>ENA-OSAT01000008-OSAT01000008.1-marine-metagenome-genome-assembly--contig:-NODE-8-length-1806-cov-1.345865_pt1 | contig 1806 bp, 2 predicted proteins | sample MGYA00248524_ERZ534154 | MGnify/ENA primary metagenome ERZ534154 (study PRJEB26406, sample SAMN05421893) | marine metagenome | isolation source: Line P, North Pacific Ocean | place: Canada:British Columbia... | reverse complement strand
GCCATCGACTTACGCGTGCGCAGGCCGATGCACAGGAGCTGAAAAATGCCAGAGACTCCGCTGAAGTGGTGGAAACCGCATTCTGTACTTTCGTGCTGTCGCGGATCGCAGGTGAAATTGCCAGTATTCTCGACGGGATCCCCCTGTCGGTGCAGCGGCGTTTTCCGGAACTGGAAAACCGACATGTTGATTTCCTGAAACGGGATATCATCAAAGCCATGAACAAAGCAGCCGCGCTGGATGAACTGATACCGGGGTTGCTGAGTGAATATAACCGCGCTGACAGACAATACGCAGGGGGCAGCAGGTCTTGAGTTATACGAGGTGTATAACAACGGATATCCAACAGCGTATGGAAATATCATTCACCTGAAAGGGATGACAGCCGTTGGCGAAGGTGAGTTACTCATCGGCTGGAGTGGTACAAGCGGTGCTCATGCTCCGGCATTTATTCGTTCACGACGGGATACGACCGACGCAAACTGGTCGCCGTGGGCGCAGCTTTACACCTCGGCTCATCCTCCTGCAGAGTTTTATCCAGTCGGTGCACCAATCCCGTGGCCATCAGATACCGTTCCGTCTGGTTATGCCCTGATGCAGGGGCAGGCTTTTGACAAATCTGCTTACCCGAAACTTGCAGCCGCTTATCCGTCAGGCGTGATCCCTGATATGCGTGGCTGGACGATTAAGGGCAAACCTGCCAGTGGTCGGGCCGTATTGTCTCAGGAACAGGACGGCATTAAATCGCACACCCACAGCGCCAGCGCATCCAGTACGGATTTGGGGACGGAAACCACATCGTCGTTTGATTACGGAACCAAATCCACGAATAACACCGGGGCACATACACACAGTGTGAGCGGCTCTACAAACTCGGCTGGAGCACACACACACTCACTAGCCAACGTGAACACGGCTAGTGCTAACTCCGGTGCTGGTAGTGCATCAACAAGATTGTCTGTTGTGCATAATCAAAACTATGCAACATCATCTGCTGGCGCACATACCCACTCACTGTCCGGCACTGCTGCAAGCGCAGGTGCACACGCGCATACTGTCGGTATTGGTGCTCATACGCACTCCGTTGCGATTGGTTCACATGGACACACCATCACCGTTAACGCTGCTGGTAACGCGGAAAACACCGTCAAAAACATCGCATTTAACTATATTGTGAGGCTTGCATAATGGCATTCAGAATGAGTGAACAACCACGGACCATAAAAATTTATAATCTGCTGGCCGGAACTAATGAATTTATTGGTGAAGGTGATGCATATATTCCGCCTCATACAGGTCTGCCAGCAAACAGTACCGATATTGCACCGCCAGATATTCCGGCTGGCTTCGTGGCTGTTTTCAACAGTGATGAGTCATCGTGGCATCTCGTTGAAGATCATCGGGGTAAAACGGTTTATGACGTGGCTTCCGGCGACGCGTTATTTATTTCTGAACTCGGTCCGTTACCGGAAAATGTTACCTGGTTATCGCCGGAAGGGGAGTTTCAGAAGTGGAACGGTACAGCCTGGGTGAAAGATGCAGAAGCAGAAAAACTGTTCCGGATTCGGGAGGCGGAAGAAACAAAAAACAACCTGATGCAGGTAGCCAGTGAGCATATTGCGCCGCTTCAGGATGCTGCAGATCTGGAAATTGCAACGGAGGAAGAAATCTCGTTGCTGGAAGCATGGAAAAAGTATCGGGTATTGCTGAACCGTGTTGATACGTCAACTGCACAGGATATTGAATGGCCAGCACTGCCGTAGGGTAAAACATATAAATTCTATAATTAGATGTATCTTTCCATTT
>ENA-OSAT01000001-OSAT01000001.1-marine-metagenome-genome-assembly--contig:-NODE-1-length-27539-cov-3905.072464_pt1 | contig 27539 bp, 20 predicted proteins | sample MGYA00248524_ERZ534154 | MGnify/ENA primary metagenome ERZ534154 (study PRJEB26406, sample SAMN05421893) | marine metagenome | isolation source: Line P, North Pacific Ocean | place: Canada:British... | reverse complement strand
GTGATACACATGTGGTAGAAGATGGAGGGGTGACCGTGAATGCTATCAGCGCACCCAGTGCAATCAGTGCAGCGCACGCATCCATCATCAATGGTGATGAGATTGTGACACGTCTAGACACCGAATATAAACTTGCGAAGGAGGTGTATGATACCGCTACCAATATGAAGCGTGGAGAACGTGACATATACAAGTATTTCGGATCCGCTATGTTACGACTGGTGAATAACGAGATAATGACAAAGTATGACGCATTTAACATACTAATGGATCATCTCATGGGACATCTTCAAATGGTACATAAAATCACATTATTACACTACGTGTTTGATGGAGTGATGACCGAACCTAATATAGACATGAAGAATCGCATCAAGCAATGGTTTGTTTCACGACAGATTGAGACGACTGGAGACTACCCTGTAATCGGAATGGCGTTCTATGATACATCGTTAAAGAAGGGGGGTGGTGCAATATATTACGTCCTATCAACCTCTGACAATGGTGCTAGTACTAGTACAGTCAAATCGTGGCACCCCGCTCAAACAGAGGACGTAAAAGATTTAACCAATCATATAATGGAGAACAATGCAGTCATCTCAGATGACGTTGCGCATTTGTTCGGATTCATTGGTGACGACATGAAGAATGCAAACATCATTTTCAAACTGAAGGAGTTCTCAAACAAACGAAGCAAGGGACACCGTTGTGGTGAGATGAAGAAGGAGTTCAAGCTTGATATTCTTCGCAAACTCATATCCGAAGAGGTCTTGGATAAACTGAAATATATTAGCCCGAAGATGGACAAGACATTGGACCCACCACAGAGAATCAGTTACTATGTGATGCACGAGACATGTGTATTCGTAGAGTTCATACTACGTCACTACGACTCTACCAAAAAGGACGGAAAGCGTTGGTTCTTTGACTACGAGGACCAGCACATGTTCCGTGATGTATTGAAGGTGTGATCAGACGAGTGACAGACGTAAAAGATATAGACGCATTTAACATGAATATGATATATACACATGTTAAATATAGGCATAGAAGATATAGTTATTGATCCTATAGTGACTCACGTCACATGTGCAGTAGAACAAACAACGGGACTGGATCGCAACCCCATTGATAAATATTATACAAAGACTGGAGTGGCGCGCGAATGTGTGGCTCTAATGAGAAAACATGTGTCTCCGCGTCATCTGAACAAAGATATAGTCATTGAACCGAGTGCAGGTAGTGGCTCATTTATCTCTTCACTCAAAACTCTGAAATGTCAGTTGAAGATGTATGATATTCTCCCCGACCATATCGATGTGATGAAGCGAGATTATTTGAGCATCCCACTCGACGAGTTGAGATCTGGAATCGGTGGGGAATCGGGTGGTCGGATCCATGTGGTGGGCAACCCACCATTCGGACGCCAGGCATCACTCGCCATAAAGTTCATAAAACGGTCTTGTGAATTCGCTGATTCCATCTCGTTCATTCTTCCCAAGAGTTTCAAGAAGGACAGCATGCGTCGCGCATTCTCACCAAACTACCATATGTATCACCAACATGATCTAGATCCGTCGTCATTTTTAGTGAACGACAAAGAATATGATAGCCCATGCATATTTCAGATATGGGTCAGACAGACGAATCAGAGAACTGTTCCTGTTGTGCATGTCCCAACATATTTTTCTTTTGTGAAACGCCCTGATTTGGTTACTGGTCCAAACCAAACCGATAATACTCCTCATGTGGCGGTGCGTCGTGTCGGTGTGTATGCTGGACGTGTCACACGTACTCCGACCGCAGCAGATGCGGAAACGAAGAGTGTTCATTCACACTACTTTATCCGATTTACACCCAAGTTCTGCGAGGATAACGATATTGATGTTATTACAACACGTCTCAATGAAATTGTATATGAACCTGATAATACGGTCGGACCACGTTCTGTTTCCAAGAACGAACTAGTGGGTGCGTTCAACCTATGTCTAGAGAAATAGAGATATTGCCTAAAATTGAATGGATATTATCTTAGGACAACATGGTATAAAAATAGTATCCCCAGTATATAGTAGTCAGAATGAACGCTTCTCTTCAACCTCGTACACAACATCAGACGAGCCAACGAAAGAATCAAAACCGTTCTCGTAATTCACCGTCCGATATGCCATCGCTGTTTGAACATGCGATCCTTGACAGACAAGTAGCAATTCATATCACAAGCGTGGGCAAGAACTTGACACAGACACTTGAGAGATGTATCAAGATGCAACATGAGGGTAAATGTTCAGTGGAAGGGTTCATTAAAGTTGATTCGGCTAAGATTATATCCTATTCGGCAGGAAAGGCGGTAGCCGATTTGATATGCTTTGCAGTGGTATTTGAATGCCAGGTATGTCACCCTGTAGAAGGTATGTACATACAGTGTACTGCAACGAATATCACCAAGGCAGGAATCCGTGCAGAGAGCGTGTTCAATCCCAGTCCTATAGTTGTATTTGTGACACGTGATCACAACTATGACAATGCGTATTTTAGCACCATCAAGGAAGGGGACTCGATCAAACTCAGTGTGATCGGACAACGATTCGAATTGAACGATACCCATATATCGGTGGTGGCACAACTCGTCGAACCAACCAATATCGTTCGTTCCGCAGTTGACAGAGGTGAAGGAAAGAAGAAACCTAAGATTGTCATAAAATAAGAGTAGATGTAAAAGGTTTAGATATGTTACCATACTTCATGATATGGAGCAACTAGGTATAATTACGAGTACAGAGTTGAATATAAACTCAACCACCGAGAACATCGTGTATGCAAACACGGCGAACACCTGGTCACCACAAGACCTACAGACCTTGTGTGGAAAACTGGAACTACTAACCAAGATTAATCAGGTAGAAATATTACGTATTTTTCAAGCGGATAAACACACAGTCATCAACGAAAATAAATATGGGGTTCATATCAATATGACTGATGTGGAGAATACTACAATTGACAAACTGAATGCGTTCTTGGAGTACGTTCACCAACAGGAGAACGATTTGACGTACATTGATACCCAATTGAGCACAAACGAAAATTACATGTTACAAGAGCATAAAGAGAACACGCCTCTTAGTATTACTACTGCATCATCAAGTGTATAATACCAGATCAAACATGATAGAAGGAATACTTAATGATTTACAACCACATATGTTTACTTTAAAAACTCTGTCACGGACACACCAACATAAGGCCAACAACAGCATACAACTAGAGTCATCCGATACAGCTCTAATCGCTGAATGGGATAAGACATTGAAAAAGGATCAAGACATAAAGGAGAAGACATCTGAGATGTTTTTCCCAAAAGAATCAGACCAGCTTTTTTGGTGCTACTATGTTCTAGCACACGGATTTAGTGCATATGAGATACTTGATACACAACGGTTTATTATAGAGAAGACAGAGAAGCTAAAATGTGTAGACCTAATACGTCTGCATCGCAAACAGCTAACCGCGAACAAGATTCGTGGCATTGATGCGATTGAGAATACATTGGTCCATGACCGCGCGATCGACGTCAAGACATTTATTGCGTTATGTATTGTCAGCAACCTGAATGTCCTGTTTGTACATAGACGCAAGGTGTTTGAGGTATTGTTTGACGTAGAAGAGACGGATACTGGTTCTAATATATGTGTGATCCATCAATACGATTCACCTCGCACGCGATACGGATACGAAATGGACGTGAATCCGTCAAAGATGGACGAGTATATGCGCCGCACAAGCACTAAAACTGAGACTAATACAGAGGGAATAGATGTAATACCTACACAACAGTCCATGTACTATGTGAAGGCGGTCAGTATCACGAACCCTCTTCGCGCAATCTCGTCATATAAGGTCGGGGAGTTACGAGATATGAGCGTGGCGTTAAAAATTCTGGATTCTGAGACCGCGTGGAAGAAGACGAAGCCACAGCTTTACGAAACCATTATGCATAATCTATAGTCATTTATCAAATATACATATGTGCTATGAGCACACATGTATTATTACTATTACTACTACAATGACATGCAGTAGAATTGAATGGATTGAATATGAGAAGAGTCACAACATCATATAATAATAAGCCTGTACTGTATACTATACATACCATGAGCAGTAACCATAAAACAACCGATCGCCGTACCAATCAACGCGATAGTCGTCCTAACAATAACAAACGCGGTGAGCGCATCGTTGATGTTAAGAAGCTGCGCGACGGAACGAAGAAGGCAGGACCAATGATGGAATCACTTTGTCGAGCATTCTGGGAACGCAAACCATTTATCAATGGCACGTCTTCCAATGTGAACAACGAACTCGAGGTAAAGTTCAATACGCCACGCTACCACAATCCCAAAAACGGACCAGATACTACTCCGTACGTACCCCCCCTCACACGAAACGACTACGATAACGTGATATCCAAACTACAGTCACTAGGATTCTCTACTGTGAACGATGCAGGCGCATACATGCTACGAATCCAACCAGAGTTCTTGGACAGTCGAAATGGCACATACGCGCTATCGAAGGTACGTGTAGAGATCCGTGGATTCGCTGCAATCCAGGAGTATTGTGTACATAACGATATCAATAAGATATTGGACGCGCCAATATACAGTCGCGCGATATCTATGCACAAGAAATCAGATGCGAAGCATCCGACCACTGGTGCGAAATTATCGTCCGCCAATTTCATGGACTTCCATTTCAAGGTATCATACAGCACAGAGGAGGAGTATAGTTTAGTCTCCCGATTCGGCATCGCGAAGAGCACCGTGGATAGCTGGCAGAAGAGCAAGAAGGCGTTTCGCTACATTAATCGTGTAACATTTACACACCCTGATTATCCAGTAAAGGTAGATATCAGTATAGTGAAGAGTGCAGGCATGCGTCCAGACACGCGTGCATACACCACATCAGAGGCAGGAGTTTTCCTAGCAGATGAGGCGTATGAAGTTGAAGTTGAGGTGGATAACTCAATGATCGGAATAGGTACACCTACGGAAAATGTGGAAACACTCATAGTGAATCTGCGCAAGTGCATTAAATATGTGCTCATGGGAATACAAGAGACGTCTTATCCAGTACCCGTAAGTGACCAATTGGGTGTCGCAGAAGAATATCTGCGACTCATTGGCATCAAACATGGATCGCGTCTATTCTCAAACCATTTCATAGGTCCGTCATCATTTACGCTCCAGCGCGGCAACATCACCGACGACACCGCAGAAGACTATAATTCAAATATGCCGAATGTACGTAACAATTACACAGTCACTGACAAAGCTGATGGTGAGCGCCGCCTTCTATTTATTGCAAATACAGGTCTAGTGTATTTGATAAACACAAACATGAAGATCCTATTCACAGGCGCAAAGACGGAAAACAAACTATTCTATAACACGCTTCTGGACGGTGAGATCATCACTCACGACAAACATGGTAAGTTCATCAACCTGTTCGCTGCGTTTGATGTGTATATGGTGAATGGTAAGAATGTTCGTTCGCACGTATTCTATCGCGAAATATCTAATGATGAAACTGACGACAAACACCAACATAAATCGCGTCACCATATTCTTGTTACATTGATGAAGGAGATCATATTGTCGTCTGTTGTTCCTGGACCTGGACTAGACCCACAAGAACGAGTTCAATCACCACTTCGTGTCAGTGTGAAACAGTTCTATGCCAGCTCACCCACGAAAAGCATCTTTGCGGGTTGCGCGACGATTCTGGACCGCGTAGACAATGAACTGTTTGAGTACACGACGGACGGGCTCATATTCACACCCAGCGACATGGGTGTGGGCGCGGACGAGGTGGGCAAGGTGGGTCCCCTCAATAAGCTCACTTGGGCACGTTCATTCAAATGGAAGCCCGCGGAATTCAATACGGTGGATTTCCTGGTTACAGTCAAGATGGGTGACGACAACCGTCCGATAAAAAAGACCATGTTTGCGAGCGGACTAGATGCTGCGAGCACAACACAGTTAAAGCAGTACAAGACTCTGATTCTGATGTGCGGTTTTGAAGAAAAGCAGCATGGCTACATTAATCCATGTCAGGACGTGTACGACGACAACATACCAACATATCATGATGCGACAAAATCGGATACACCTAGCAACTATAGACCTATGCAGTTCTTCCCTACGAATCCTTACGATATCAATGGTGGTATATGTAACGTCATGCTGCGCAAGGATGGTAATGGCGATGAACAGATGTACACAGAGGAAAACGAGGTGTTCGACGAGCAGATGATTGTGGAGTTCCGATACGAGATGACCAACGACGCGCTATGGCAATGGATACCATTAAGGGTGCGATACGATAAAACGAACGAGTTTCGCCGTAAACTGAATAACTTCGGAAACGCATACAATGTGGCCAATAGCAACTGGTTCTCTATCCATAGTCCCATCACACACAGCATGATCAGAACAGGTCTCGGCGTCCCTGCAACAGAAAGTGACAATGATGTCTATTACAACCGCGTGAACAAGAACAAGATGAGCTATCACACAAACTCGCTACGCGACTTTCACAACTTGTATGTGAAGATGATGCTCATTACCAAGGTGAGTCGTCCAGGAGACACACTTGTCGATGTGGCTTGTGGTAAGGGCGGTGACTTCTCCAAATGGATCCAGGCGCGCCTCTCGTTCGTATTTGGGGTGGATTTGTCCCCTGACAATATTGAAAACCGCCTCGACGGCGCATGCGCGCGATTCCTGAACCTCAAGAAGAAGACAAAGACCATGCCATCGGCTCTGTTCGTCGTAGGTAACAGTCAGATGAATATTCGCACGGGAGAATCCATGACTGAGAAGGCGAAACAAATCACTGCCTCCGTGTTCGGTCGCACGCCCAAGAATGTTGCGATCGGTAAGGGAGTTGCAAAGCATTATGGTGTGGGTGAGGACGGATTCAATGTGACATCATGTCAGTTCGCACTCCACTACTTCTTCGAGGATAAACATATCCTGCATCGGTTTATTCGGAACGTGGTTGAATGTACCAAGGTGGGAGGGTACTTTGTCGGCACATGCTACGACGGCAAACGCATATTCAATATGTTGAAGGGTAAGAAGAATGGCGATGAGGTAGAACTTCATCACGCCAACACATCAACCAAAATATGGGGAGTCAAGAAGTTGTACGACGAAGACACATTTGAAGACGACCGAACTAGTGTGGGCTACACTATCAGTGTGTATCAAGAGACCATCAACAAAGCATTTGAGGAGTACTTGGTGAACTTTGACTACTTGATCCGTGTTATGGAGAACTACGGATTCCAGGTTCTGACCGATGTCGACGCGAAGCGCATTGGGCTCCCGTCGGGATGCGGACTATTTGAAGATCTGTTCAAACAAATGACTTCCTCCAAACTGGGACGTGGATCAACCGAGTTCGGTACCGCTGCCAACATGACCGCCAATGAGAAGGAGATATCATTCAAGAACCGTTACTTCGTGTTCAAAAAGATATCCAATGTGAACATCGATCGCGTAACCGCAGAGGAACTGGGTGACCGTGACGCGGAGATTCCCATTGAATCTGAGATCGCTTCTGCTACCGAGATCGCAGTCGCAGTCGCAGACGAAGATGAAGGCGCAGACCAATTTGTAGCTGACGATATAGAACTGGTGATCAGTGAGAAACCATCATCAACACAAAAGAAACGAACGATATCCGTTCGGAAGCCGCGAAAGTTAAACAAGTCTATTGTGCTTCAAGGAGCTACTACCACCAGCAAATAGGAATAGCTAAGGTGTGAAAATCTACATAAAAATAATTATTATATGGATCGAAACAATGTATTCATTTTTTGTAACGCACGGCACACTACCTAACATCAATGTCAAATAGTATAAACATACCACACAAGTAACAATACAGGAACAGAAAAATAACATACAAAACACACACACACACACAAATGAACTACCATATAATACCGACAAAACCACATGATGCATCGCTCATGATCCGTACCACAACAGCTGCATCCATTGTACCCACCATATCAAATAGTTTTTTCAATAGTATTCCCAACATCAAGTCCCAGTTCAATATAACATACCTAGCGAAACAACATAATATGTCAGACGAGGACATCATCCATATGATGAAAATCAATGATATATATGGATTCTTATCCGAGGTAGTATGTCCCGATTTTGCAGCAAAACATGGAATGGGAGAGGTGTTTAACAACTCATTCTTTACACGGGTAGAGGTTCTAAGTACATGCGACTTGTTACAACCCATGCAGTCTGCGACAGCAAATCATAAAATACTGTACATAGGTAATGATTATTCGTCCTTTTCTCATGTTGTCGCGTACATGCTCCCTCGTCATCCACCCGCGGTCACTCATATTTTACCTATACGTTTACGCGACCCAACATGGTTTGAATACGTGAACAATATCCCGACGTCAAAGCAAAGTGCCCTTATTTACGTGGACGCATGCGCCAACACACCAACGTATCCACCTACATATCTAATGTTTCTACTGAAGACCCTCGCGATTATCCTCGCATGCCAAGAGAAAAATGGATCGGTGGTGATAAAGATCGGAGCGCTATATTTTAAACCTATACTGGATGTACTATTTGTTCTGTCGGGAAAATATACTAATATGCATATCATGCGTCCATTCGTATCAGAAGACACGGATACACGATTTGTAGTATTCACAAAGTTATTGTCACGACCGATTGCGTTAGACAATCTAATCACTTCCGCAAACGCAGCCAAATCTACAATACCTCCCGAAATCATATATTCGGTTACAGATTATGAAATGTCACACTATTTTGCAAATAAAATAGAAGAGTGTAACTTGTTGATCGGGCAAAAAAATGTGGAACAGTACGATAGCCTGATGATGATGATAAAGAACTCTTCAAAAGAGAGTCGTTGCGAATCTGCGAAAAAAACATCAATTATGAGATGTGTCTACTGGTGTGAAAAAAATAATATTCCAACAAATGCGACACTCACTGATAGATAATATGCGACTACACTGCTTGATTGATTGTTTGCTTGCTTGCTTGCTATATCTATCTACATCTCTGACTCGCTCGCATGCTCGCTGGGAGACCTGTACGACACGTATCAAACGTTTTATGGATTGGTTTATTGGGACCAGTACCGATTGCGGTCTTAATGGTATTCAGAGTCAATCGGGTCGTTCGAGAACTACTCGACACACCACCATCCTGCGAAAACTGAGCGTTACTGGGATTGAATACGTTGACTACAGTGTCGGTTTTGTTATTTAAATTGGGATCGCATCCGCCCGTATTCGCGTTCGCGTAATGGAATGATTGTTGCTTAAGTGTCATACCACGAGAACGAAGATATTGTTGCTGCGTAGGGTAATACTTTTGATCCGTCTTGTTAAGAACTGTACTAGGACCACGCACAAGGCGCAGTGCGTTCCTCGCCTTACAACAATCGGTTGTAGTAAGATTCTCGTCGAACTCAAGCTTCGTGTCATTGATATTGCACGATATTTCTGTATTGATAGAGTGGCCTGGTCGGTCCATCATCAATGCGATCAATGGAACGGTTTTACTCGATCGCACATAGCGATTATTATTTGTGACCTGGTATGTATCTGGGGTCGTTGCATCCATGGCAACGGTATTGAGCTTCCCTAGACGATAATTCCATTTCATGGGTCGGGGTAGACCATGTTTGTATACGACATCGTTCGTATAATCTTTGTTTGTGTGTGGGCGGAGATTCGTCGGGGCAGAGATACCTGTCAGGGCGGAGTAGTTCTGTGTCATTCAGTATACTGTACACTGGATAAATATTATGTTTGTACAAAGTATACACCGTACTGTACAATACATAGACATGATACGTAAACATATTGGTATCATACTCGCTATCGTCATCATAACCATATTCGCTTATCACTTTAATATATGGTGTTCGTGTCAGGTAATTGAGGGGGTACAGAACCAACAGAAGAGCTACAATGCTGGTAACGAGAACATTGGAACTAAGGTACAAACGAATGCAGGAAATATTCAGTACTTGCAGGACAAAGTTAAAAAGATGGATGGTCTAGATCAGCATGTGGCTAAGATTCAGACTAACGTTGATAAACTGAACAACCAAATGGCTTCCATTAAAGCAGCACAGACGGGTCGCGCGAAAGATAGTCAAAAAGCAACCAGTAAGCCTGTAACAGGACTACACTAGGCGACATCTTCCATATACAATCATTGATAGGTACATACACATATACTGATTTTTATCTGCGGGTACAGTACTACAGTACTACCGATACATACGCCATGTCAATGTTCTCATCATCGCCTCAAACTAGCGGATCTGCTCCACAGACATACCCTTACCATAAAAACATCCGTTCGCCAGCCAGCCTCCATATGGGTACGAGTGGGAGTCTCCCACAACTGGGTCGCAACATGGGCGGACTAGTGGATTACGTTGAAGTGCTCGTCACAGGAAAGGGAGCATCTTCCACAGGAAAACCACTCGGAAATAAATACTTCATGAAGACGGGAACGACTTGCAAAGACGACAAGACGAAGAAGGATGTCCCTCGGTACATCTATATCAACAACGTTCCACAGGGAGGAATTCCACTGATTTCCAATGTTATGGGGATTAACATGTCCAGCTTTAGAGGGCTTATCCCTGGAGCTGTATCTAACATGGAGGTACTCAACCCCATGGCGATCATGTCGGCGTTCACGAGCGGTTCAAAACCCATATGTCGCGCTCTGACCATGGAGACAATTGATATAAATAACACCACTGGAACCGATACACAGTTCGTTGCCGACGTTGATATTAAAGACCTAAACCCATGTATGTGGGGGGGGAGCGGAACAAATCCTGTCTCTGGAGTCAAGTGTAGCGAAGGGTTTTCGGGGTTATCAACGTTTAGTGGATCACCGATTGAGACCGCACCCACCTTGCCAAACGACGTCATGGCTCAGATATATTTTGTATGTCTGGGGCTTCTGGTCATATATATCATGTTCCGTCTCATGACAAACATACAAAAATAGGTAACAATATTCGATATAATATATATTACCTGTTCAGTTACATTATGCCAACGACACGACATTTTACACCTCCGCGAATAATATATTATTTATGGTAGGTTTTTCGATGATCATCTCATCGGAATCACATAAACATGTATACCCATTGACAACAACGCACCATATCATAAAGATAATAAACAGGACGACACATATACCAGTAATGAATAGGAATAACGGCCCAACGTGATTCATCTATATGGTGTTATGAACTTACTTTTACTGGTATGTATCAAGTTGTATGCTTTTCTACTATGCTGTTATGTGTAGTAGAATAGCTAAAGTTACTTTTCAATTTTTATCCGAATAGTTTATCATATTCGTGTCTTTCTAATACCCTCTACGACCCCCCTTTCTGCTCTTCCTGCCACCCTTTCTACTCTTCCTGCCACCCTTCAGGGTTCTCCTTCTCCTCCTGCCACCATCCATGGTTCTCCTTCTCCTCCTGCCACCATCCATGGTTCTCCTTCTCCTCCTGCCACCAATTGTGCTTTCCTTTAATCTACTACCCATGGATCCGAGTTGGCTACCCATGTTGCTTCCCATGGATCCGATTTTAGACAACCACCCTTCTTTTTCTTCTTCTTCTTCTTCTCTTGGTAGGTACGAGGCTGCAGGTGCAGTCATAGGTGCAGTCATAGGTGCACCCATTCCAGACTCTTCGTATCCACCTCTCATTCTACGAGTTCGGCGACCACCCATTGTATGGCGATATGATGATTTACGTCCCATTATACTGTACTATGTGATTAAAATTCATATCTACATTACCACCATATGAATTTGGTCAGCAGTGTGCTAAACACCGATCCGAAGACGTTTGACCAACTCAGCTGCTGTCAATGCGCCTGCGATCTGAACGCCGATGAAGGGCAATACGTCACTGGACGCAACCTTGCCCATGCTCAACATCGCAAGGGTCATTGCAGGATTTAATAGCGTACCTGTGATCTTTGCTCCAAGGATAAGCAGAATCGCAAAGATTCCAGACGACGCATACACGTTCCCTCCCGTTGCAATAATTACATATGCGAACGCAAATGTAGCTAAATATTCAAATAAAAATCTATTCATCGTCATTGATTATATAGTATATGTCTAAAAGAAATAGAAGACACCAATTCTTTTCGTTTGTATATATATATATACTACACCTAATCGCATACTAGTATAAATATGACGACCATTGCATTCAATCAGTATTGTAACATTTCCTTCATTGGTGGAAGCTATGCATCGACTCCTCTAATGTTCGCACTTACATCTCCTAGTCGTCCCAATGACACACAAGCTCGCATCGTCGGTAATAATGGGATACAGAATTCTAAACATTCTAATCCACCTAAGTTCGGGGTGAGCGACGACACATCATCTTTTGCTATGGGACGCAAACAGTACACGGGCACTGATATGGACGCACCAGCTGTAAGAGACACATATACCGACGCATCCGACCGCCTGCGACGGCTTAAGAGCATCGCACTCGGTAGCGCCACGATCCTCAAGGATGGACAACAGCTCACATATAAGAGTTACAACGCGAACGATGTGAAATGTGCTTTAGGCAAGGTGCGTGGCCATGGATCCGTCGCGCCCGCCAAAAAGGGAGCAATTGAGAACACATACGCATCGGTCTGTACACCGAAGCGCGGATTTCTTCCTCCAAACAACACATCCGTAAACAGCGTCGGGTCTAAACATAGTGCGTTCATGTCGCGCCACGCCTTGGCGCGACTCGAATGTCCTTCTATGGATGAGAATAGCCAAACCAATAACTGTCCAGGCTCCGACCCCGCCAACATCGAGGGAGCCACTTACAGCGCATTTCCGACGAAGCATAATACTATAAACCGTAACTCGCGCACCAGCACTCTGCCCAACAAGCCCGATATGAAGATCAGTATTTTCACACCACACTACCTCCGTCAACGAATCGCATGCAACGACGATTGTCCGTCGTATGAACCCACGGTTATCGCTGGTGAAGCCATTGTGGTCGATGCGAACAAGTTCAGCACATCGTTACCAAATCACATCAAAAGTCGTATTGGCTGTGGTGATTGTCTGACTCAATCATAATAATAACATCAATGAGTTGGATTGTATTTTTTGTATGATGTCACATTAGTGATATATCATACAAAACAATGAGAAGATTTAGTTTTGACCGTTGTATGATCGCACTGCGGCCTTCTGCTTCTTGAATCTCATGTACACAGAACTGTCGTACACGTATTTTGGGTTGCATGCTGATGGAGCAACGTCTCCAGCATTGTTCACCGCTCTAAAGGGTGTCTGGGCCATGCGGGAACTACCGCTGTACTTGGCCGCGTTCGCTCCGTTCCAAGCATTTTGGAGCTGGAAACGCATACGAGAGAACCCTGCGCCACGAGTAGATAAACCAGTGGGCGTATTCATCGTACCCTTGGGTGCATTGTATGTGGATTGAACATTATTGGCCATTGAAGTGTTTGTATGACCCATGTTTTATCTATGCGAACATTTAAAAACGACGCGAGCTGACATTTCGTATCCTACACGTCTTCTTCCCTCTACTATTGTGTTTGCTTTTTCTCATACGACGGTATACACTATTTACCAATAGAATGCCGAAGAAATGTCTACCAGGAGTTATTTGTATTGAAAATGCTACGTTACTTTTCATTGTAATTTTGTGCGCCATCGCAGGATATCTTATCTACAATATATAAGTATCATATCATGAACAACATAATTTTAGACGACCCACAGACTTCTGCTAGTGCATTTTTACAATTTATCAATGGTCCAAGTACCACAAAGAAATACGTTACTAAGGGCGCTGGTGGTTTTGGTTGGGAGATTGAAAACAACGACACCACTCCATACACAAGCATCACTCCGCAAGGTACATTGGTAAAATACACCAAGATCTTCTTGAAGATTGTTCCGATTCATCCTCGTTCCGGGCGGGGGTTTGGTAGCACCCGTGTATCCACTACACCAGTTGATGATTTTATAACCGAACGAGATACACAGACAACTCTGTTCAAGAGATCAAATGTCCAACTAGACCCGATTTGTCCTCCAGTAGTGTTCTCGAGTATATTGACCAATGCACAAGGACAACAGTTGTTATACACGCTCAATCCACATAGTATAAATCCACCAACCAGTATGGATTTCAAAAACGAACCTGAAGTGCAGATGGGTATTATCGCCATGGGCTATACAACAAACTACATCACATTGTGGAGCATTCTAAACAGGAATACAGGAATACCATCTTTGGTTCGAAAAACTCAAACGGATAGCGTGAGTTTCACGATGATAACCAGGTATAAATACATGGCGGCTCATCGTCTCATCCAACTTTACGACATGGGATACTTGCATGGAGACTTTTCTCTACCAAATATTGTTATTGATACAACTCATACCTATCCCAATACCCATGGGACTTCGGAGGGGAGCTCACCTGGGCATGTCTTGCTAATAGATTTTGGGGCAACATTTAAGCATAATATACCACCGGACACTGCAGTCAGTAGGGTCGATAAGTTACGCTATATGATTGACACTAAAGTACCCTACTTAGGAGGGTTAGCTCCTAAAAATCACAACAATTACAAGTGGTTGAAAATATTGATTGAAGATGAAGTACCCTCCGACATTGAGAATATTATGATAAATATCGAAGCCAATGTAGAGAGATATAACGAGGAAATGTACGAGACTATAAGAAGAACTTCTCCAGAAATCATAGCTCATATAGAAAAGTATAATAATTCGCCATCAACAATATCAACCGTTCGAGGTGGGATGCGAAGGAAGAACCGGAAGCGCGTTAAGAGAACCAAACGCGCATCCATATCTCGTAAAAAGAAAAGGAGAAAGACACACCGTGCATTGAAGCGTCGATAGAGTTATTCATATACTCCAACTTGTAGGAATGTATGAATTATAATGTAGGATTGTATTCTGTCTGCATTGGGTGCTGTAGATGATACAGATTTGTCGGTGATAAAACACACGCAGTCTCGTATTGGAGATGCATTACACCCTTGAAGATTTAAAACGCCGTTTTTTATCTATTGCTATTTAACATTATTAATATACCCCACGCTATCACAAATAGAGGCTGTCCTGGACCATCAACAATATTATGGGTTCGCTGATACGGCAATATTTGCATCATGCTTAATAATACCAAAAAACTTGCAAATAATCCCAAATATTTTTGATTACCAGATAAATGATTTCCAACATTTAAACCAAGAATTATCCACGATAGAGCAAATATTACTGGGAAAACCATAGGCGGAGTTTGTTTTTTAACCATATATTGTTTCATCATCATTACTGCAATCACTATTCCTATGGAAGGAAGGATAAACGCGAGTTTATTTGGTTTATTTATAGAGAATATGTAAGCAATATATATCCAACCCATTATAAACATTCCCATTCCAAGTGGTTTCCCGATTGGATGATTAGGAAACCCTAATTGTTCGAATGAGTTTTTAGTAACTACTCCAAAAATTACTAAACATGCGGCGATGGACGTTTGAATTAATAAATTAGTATCGATCTTCATTATTATAATATATATATATATAATAATGAATTTAAAAACAACCCTAAATGTGTTTTTCATTTCCAGTTTTATTTCTATAATTACACTAGGATATATTGGAATTGCGTATAATAATAAACATCGCCCTTCATCTATTCCATATGAATTATTTCCAATTTTTATACCATTATTATATGGTATATTTGGAGTAATTAATTACTATATTATTTCCAAATATGGTAATAATTATAGTTTGATAGTTGGTATGGTATTTGGTCTATTATTATCGATTGTTGGTAGATTTGGACTTGATTTACCGATAAAGTTGTTTAATTTTACAAAAGATACATCATATCAAGTTCATATATATGCAATAATAATGTATGCTATAATATTTAGGTCGCTTGTTACACCTTTGACCAATTATACCTTATAATTGGAAAATGTGAATGGCGTGTTCGTTTCCGTGTTTTGTTATTTTCTCGTAGAATTGTGCCGAGATGTTGTTGTGAAATATCTAATGTTTTATGTTTCTTTTGTAGTTGATATTGAAGTTCGTTCATCGTAATCTGTTCGTTTTCTTTGAGTAATTGTAAAGCATCTTTCACCTGTTCTTGTGTAATTTTATATGAAATAGCGGGACGATTGGTTCGTGTAATATTATATTGAGTTTTGTATTTTTCAATCCATCGTTTCAAACATATTGAAAAAACGGCGTTGTAAATCTTCAAGGGTGTAAAAAAATGTTACTATACTCTATAGTAATGTTTGGTAGATTCAGAGAGAGTATAAGTAGTGCCGCTAGTAAGGCCAAATCTGGTATAAGTAGTGCCGCCAGTAGTGTCAAATCTAAAACCAACAGTCTCGGGTCGTCTATAGCCGAGAGAAACCGTCGCGCGAGCGCTTCGTTCGGTGATAAAAGTTCGAACGAAAATAGTAGCAATGTTGCCAAGTGTCAAGCGGTCGCCGCGAATATATGCGCGAGCGGTAAGCTTCCTATTGAAGGAGGAGATCTTTACACAAAGAAGGAGATGAATATCCATCCTGCTTCCTCTGACGAAACTCAATCCCCTGAGACGATTAAGATTACATTGTATGAGCTTACCGATTTAGGTAGATCAATTGGAATGAACTACGATGAGAGAAATTACCAGACTATCAGACAGGCTCTTCCCAGTAAGGCAGTCAAACCATCTATCAACGATCCTGCAAAGATGAAACAATATGAGGCAGATATGGCTGTGTTATCAAGCTTGTTGAAAAATAACAATATCAACAGATATAGTTACACAGGTGGTAGAAAGTCTGGACGCAGGGGGCGCAAATCCAATAAGCATACTAGACGCACCAAACACCATAAACGCACTAAGGGAAAGAGACACAAGACGCTTAGACGTAGACGCGGAAAGCGCATGACTCGCCGCTAAACCATTTTTTATGGCGCTATAATGTATACTCATGATGATCCAACAATACATGCACCAATTCTACTGTTGGTCAGTTACTCCATCTACCTGTTTATCGTAGACAAAAGTAACAGAGCAATGATAAATCTATTGTTGTTTTCAATCGTCATCGCAATAGATACGCTCATACATCAGAACATAAACATCAGAAACAACAAGAATACATCATACGTGTAATGTAATGCTTTCACACCAAAGAACATACAAAAATACGAATATTTTTGTATGTACAAATAATTACTACTTTATTTCGTGATAAGTCTCGGGGCCACATTCATCGTAGTGAGCTCCTGGAATAACAACTTGCACGCATACGGTATCTCCACATAACTGAAGTCAGAACGGTTGTCACAGTTCTTACACAGATGGATATGAGTCTTGTCGTTGTATGACGCGATCATACCACACTTCTTACACACATGCACACTGTATTTATCCGATACATCATACATGCGCTCCTTGGTGAAGCGGGCGGCACCATGGGAACACATACAATCTCGCTCCATCTCGCCGAAACGTAGACCACCATCCCTGCTCCTCCCCTCGGCGGGCTGGCGCGTCAGATTCACCATGGGTCCAATGGAACGACTGTGTTGCTTGTCCGCAACCATGTGCTTCAATCGCTGGTAGAATACAGGACCGATAAATACCGACGCATCAATCTGCTCGCCCGTGAGCGCATTATACATGATATCGTTTCCGTTAGACTCATATCCCAAGTTCTGGAGCTCCTTGCAGATGCTAGGCACGTCCAGGTCGCCGAAACTGGTACCATCACCTAATAGACCTAGCTCCACCAATACCTTACCAAGCAATGTCTCCTTCAACTGTCCGATGGTCATGCGCGACGGAATGGCATGCGGGTTGATAATAATATCGGGACGGATACCCGACTTGGTAAATGGCATATCCTTCTCAGGAATTATGTTACCAATGGTTCCTTTCTGTCCATGCCGACTGCTGAACTTGTCTCCATATATGGGCTGACGTTGCGCGCGGAGGCGCACCTTGGCGAACGTGTATCCATCGCCATTGCGATCAAGGTAGTTGCGATCGATATAGGTGTCTTCGTTCGTGCGATACACGCGACTCTGGTCCTCATATTTGATGACCTTGGTGGGATCGTTGCGATTCTCCTTGATGGGAGTCACCTTGGAGATAATGATGTCACGGTTCTCAATGAGCGTATTCTCGTCCACCAACCCCTTGCCATTCACCTTGTTGTAGTTGGCAAACTTCATACCCTTGGTCTTGGTTGAGTCGGGCTTGCAACGGATCTCTTCATCACCATTGACCTTCTGCTTATCCTCGTCCTTCTCCGTGTGGTAAATAGTGGCTTGGAAGAGCCCGCGATCCACAGACCCCTGGTTGAACAGCAATGAATCCTCCTGGTTGTAGCCCGTGTGCGACATGATAGCCACCACCACATTGGTACCCGATGGGATCTTCATGAGGTCGATGATATTCATCAGACGGGTATCCACCAGAGGACGGGTTGGGTAATTCAACACGTAGGCTGTCTTATCCATACGCTCCTGGTAGTTGGTCACATAGACACCCATCGCCTGTTTACCCATCGCACAGTTACTGCTGGCAAAGCCAGATCCTGCAATAAACGAATGGTTTGAACTCTCTACCTCGATATCAGACACCATACAGTCGTCCACTTGGATGACGGTTGCGATCAACGAACACGACACGGGATTGATGCGTTTTTTATCGCTGAATATCCCGATGCGAATACCGTGATTCGCACGCATGTCGTCCACCGTCTTCCAACCCTGATCCGTCATGAACTTGTGGTCGCCCGTGGCGACGATCTCATGACCACTCACAGTGGTCAATCTATATACAGGATACTCGCTTGGACGAACAAACTGATTTATTACGCGGGTGCTAGTAACTTCCATTGTATCTGGGTGGAACGACAACACCTCGTCACCGATGACCACGGTTCCGATAGGCTTCTTACTACCATCCGCCATCCACACGGTTTCTGACGGGTGCAAACACTGATATGTGTTCCTTGGCGACTGGTTATGCTCTGGAAACGGAATACATGACCCAAGAATACCGAAGATAGTACTGGGGTGGATCTCGCAATGCGTGTAGCGATAGAACATATCTTCAGCAGTGCGCTTGTTCAGGTCGGTGGGACGCATCGCGACCATGAGGTTCTGTTGTTCATCAGGATCCACATACTCGATCGCAGAATCGGACGCACGGATATTCGTGAGCAGATCGTCCCATATGAACTCATTGCTTCGCAGCTTCTTGATATGTTCAATGGTCAAGAGGAGCTTGTTCTTTTCAGCTCCAACGCCCACACGAAGAAGTGGGCGAGTAATTCGCCCACCGTCGTTACACACGCGGATCTCATTCTCCTTGTAATTGAACACGATTGACGTGTAGATATTGATGACGCCAGAATACTTATTGCTCTTCAGGATTACATACAACTCGTCAGAGCGGTCGCTCACACCTATCCAACACCCATTCACAAATACCTTGGTCTTGCCATACAGTTCAATGGGTTTAAAATTGTCAATAGGGTTGATGAAGTCGGTCAATGTACTCATATACTCATGCAGAGGCGCGGAGAAGGTATTTACGGTGATGTGTGCAAGGTAGCTGAGGTTCTTGACGATGCCGACGGATTGACCTTCTGGGGTCTCCGCGGGACACAGGAATCCCCACGAAGTACCATGCAACTTGCGGGGTGCGACCAGCTTACCACTTTTGTCAATCGGTGTGGAGATACGTCTCGCATGACTCAAACTGGAAATGTAGGTGAGACGATTGAGCACTTGCGCAACACCTGCCTTATTGCTGTTCAGGTGCTTGACACCGAAATCACCAGTGGATAGCGCACGCTTCAGACCGTTCTCTATCGTGGTTGATTTTATTATTTTGTATATGTTTGTCTGGTTGATGATATTCTGGACGTCGTCTGTGGATTTCCATGAACCAGTATTGATCTCACGAATCACCTGCTTCTCCATGTCCTTGACAACCTTGTTGAAGTAGTTACGGAACAAGTTGTTCAGTAGCACACCACACAAGTCTATGCGCTTGTTGGCATAGGAGTCGCGGTCGTCGCCTTCGTTGTGGCCGAGACTGGCACGAATCAGTTTGTTGGTCATGTAGCCCAGGAAGTACATCTTGCGCTCCTTGGTGTTGCAGTGTGGGAACATGTCGTTGGTAATCACATCCGTTGCGAACTCGCGTTTCTTCCTTTGTCCCGCCTCGCGGTCCATATTGATCGGAGTGTACATCACATGCGAGGTGATGTAGGCCAGACACGACTCCTTGTCAGGGAGGTCGGCGGCATCGCGAACGGAGGCTTGTAAGAACTTCAGCATATCGGAATGATTCTCGCTATCAATGTCCAACAGAATCATATCGCAGATATGCTTGTCTGACTGAACTCCTAGAGCACGGAACAGTGCGAACAAGGGGACGGCTTGCTTGATGCGTGGAAGCTGCACCGTGATGGGGAAACCGAATCCACCATTCTTTGAAGACACCATCATGTTGATCTGTTTGGGTGAGATGCATTTGAAGTCGGGAATGGATTTGATTTCCGCCTGCCATGTATATTTGGTACTGTTCTTGCTGACGTTGAAACAGTAGACACGATTCTCGGCGGACCTCTCCTGACCCAACACTGTCTTCTCGGACCCATTGATGATGAAGTAGCCTCCAGCATCAAACTTGCACTCGCCTGTACTCAGATGACTCACATGGCGGTACTGGTTTAGAACACAGATAGAGGACTTTAGCATGATGGGAAGCTTACCGATATGGATATTAGGAATCTTCTTGTGGAAGACCTGACTGTTCTCCAGATTCGGTCCATTTCGCACAAGATATTTAATATGCACATCAACTGTCATGGTAGAGGAGTAGGTGAAGTTGCGCAGACGCGCCTCCTGGGGGAACATGATCTTGGTGGCACCATTGTTCTCTTGGATCTGGGGACGGTAGATACTGAAGTTTTCAAAGTTGATATCAATCTCTAAGGAGTTCTTCCCGCTCTCTGCGTCATAGTCTTGTTCGGACACGATATGCACAGGATTGAACATATCAATCGTCTGCTGGATCTGGCGATTCACGAACAGATTGTATGACTCTACTTGATGACGCACTAGGCGTCCAAGATGATCACCTTTGAAATAGGAACTGATGATATCCCAGGGCGCCTCAGTATAAGAACCGTCAGACCAGTCGGTTGCGTCTGAAACTGTTACAGAATCTGTAACAATCGGGTTGGTGGCGAGGCGCTCCATTACCTCATCCGCCTCTACTGATGCTGCTGCTGCTGCTACGATTGTAGTAGAGCTATCATTAACTTGGGTTGGTACAATCGCCTTCGCCGCCTTCGCCGCCTTCACCGCCTTGGCTTTTGTGACTTTGATGGTTTTGGTAGGTGGTGGTACGGAGAACGTCGGCATGATTATCGATGAACGGGATAAGAGTTGAGTGTAACCTCTGGTGTATAAGAACTATGCGTATAAGAGTACCGCGCTCACACGAATCAATTTATGTTTAGGCGCTACATTCCGAAATAATTTTTATGCTTGTATACCAGCGATTTATCTGACCACTTGATATTATATCATACATATGCAAGCAAACAACGCAAATAACAGTAGTCCCAATAATGGAACCCGAAAGACAATTCAGATAAACCATGATTTTTTCAAGATTGGTAAAAAAGGAGGAGCACCCAATAAGGTGACTCGTAGCGCTACTACTAAGAAAGTCAAACCATTGAAGAAGAATACAATCAAACAGGAACTCACTAAACGAATTCAAGAGAGAAAACAGAAGGACCTAGATGATATTTATCAAAAACGGTCTGACACTGAGTCGTCCCAGGAACACCAACCCGTACAGACAGAGCTCTCCAAATCGCTGTCGTATCTCAACGAGTTCGTGAAAAACAAGAAGAAACAACGATCGGTTACTGGAACAGGAGTGGTCAAAAAAAAGGCTCGCAATAAGACCATCAAACAGCGTTCTGAACCCATGGTCAATGTGGATCTACCCACGGAACTGATTATGGGTATTTCTCCAACCATCATACCCCCTATTGTACAGCATATGATACCCGCATTTGCCACCGCACCTACCACCGCACCGTTGACAGCGTACACGTACACGACGACCGCGCCTCCATATAGTAATCTCAAAAACTCGACGGGTGGAAAACCGAGCTACCGTGCATGGAATCAGACGAGAAAACGGTCATCGGGTTCAATGGGAGAGAAAAGGACGGGGGGAAGCACCAGCACCAATACGATCCGTATCGGTGGAACCGACGACAGTGATCATGGATTGGTCATTCCACATGAACCGTCCGAACGCGAACGCAAACTTGCCGCGGCTAAGAAAAAACCCACTGTTTCTCTCTACGATAAGAAGATAGCGCCTATTGTAATCCCTATGATAAGTACGCCCACTGTACCTGTACCAGCCATGGTTCCTGTAAATGTTGGAGGGAATGTACAAGTACCAGTAGCACACGCACCAGCGCCAACACAACGAACCATCAGACGAACCGTCAAGCGAACGTACACGGTGGGGAGACGCAAGGGCGGAAAGACGGTCTCCGTACTCATAAAGAATCTCAAGACACGGAAGAAGGTACATGACGCAAAGAAAGTACTCAAGAAGGCGGAGATTGGAGAGATAAAATCGTTCCTGAAATCTAAGGGACTCTTGAAATCAGGTAGTGTCGCTCCACCCAACGTGTTACGAGAAATGTACGAGAGCGCCATGATGGCGGGCGATGTACACAATCTTAACGATAAGATCGCAATGCATAACTACATAACCGATGACGATAATTAGGTTGATGAAATCTTGAATACAAAAATAATTAACACTGACCAAAATTGATTCATTGTATAGACGTGTTCCATAATGTATTTAAAACACCCCCATACTATATATCACATTATGCCGATATATACATGTGAACAATGCGGAATGGGATTTCAACAGCGATGTCGGTACCTGATCCACCAAGCACGGAAGACACCTTGTGGAACGGGACAAGCACTCGCACCTGTACCACCTGTACCACCTGGTGTACAAGTGAAGACAATGCGCTACCTAGGCAACAAATCCAGTCTCCTCGAGTTTATTTACGACACCATTGATAAGTATGTGGTTCGGTCTGGTCTCGCGCGCACCATCTTTGATGGGTTTGGAGGCACGGGAAGCGTAACTCAATACTTCGGTCGCCAGGGATTCATTGTGACATCAAATGATGTAGCGTCATATGCGTTCCGTCTATGCTTCTCGCGAAACAATGTCGCGCTCACCGATCTGCGCTTCGAACATGTGGGCGGTACGATTCAAAATGTGATTGAAACGCTGAACGCCTGCAGACACAAGGGATTCGTGTATTACAACTATTCTCCAAACAGCGAGCTTGAACATGAACGCAAGTATTTCACAAACGAGAACGCTGAGATCATTGACGGTATACGAACACAGATAGAGACGTGGCATCAGGACAAGAAGGTGACCTACAAGGAATATATGCATCTCGTATCGATGCTCATTGAAACTGCATCACTGTTCTCAAATATACCTGGCACATATGGAGCGTTCTTGAGCAACTGGGACTCGCGCGCGTTGCGCACGCTGGAGCTGACCGAGGGAGTACATGATAACCTACTCGCACACCACGTGCAAACCATTGAGAATGAGACGACAACCAATACCACATACAACCGCAATCTACGCGACATACTCTCCGAAGTGACGAGCGATGTCCTGTACATTGATCCCCCATACAACGAGCGCGACTATCTATCTTACTATCACGTGTTAGAGACTATATCAAAATACGACAACCCAGAACTGAAGAACAACAAAACGGGCACCAAAGCGGTGTCTACCAAATCGGCGTGGTGCAGCAAGAAGACGGCGTGCGCCGAACTGGAGCACGTGGTAACTCACTCGTCTGCAAAGCTGATTGTGATGAGCTACAACGACGAGGGTATCATTCCTATGGAGTTTATTCGTGATGTGTTCATGAAGCATGGGACATATCACGTGGAGAAAAAACAGGTACGTCGGTTCAAATGTGCACACGTGGAGAATGCACCCATCGTACATGAATATCTACACATTCTGGAACGGGGCGATGCGACTACCGTATCTGAACCTGACCAAGTGACAATAGAACCTGTCCAAGTAACAATAGAACCCGTCCAAGTAGTAGCAGTAGAACCCGCCCCCCTCATCATCTCCAATACGTCAGTTACTACGGCGTTCGGAACAATGTACAACGGCTGTTGCCTGACAGGTATGGCAGCACTAGAATCAGGCTCCGTTGATCTGGTGTGCTGTGACCTGCCATATGGTCTGACTGAGTGCAAATGGGACACAGTGATCGACCTTGAACAGATGTGGGCGCAGTACTCCAGGATCATCAAACCCAACGGCACCATCATTCTGTTCGGACAACAGCCATTCACGAGCCGACTCGTGGCGTCAAACTACGCCATGTTCAAGTATTCACTTGTCTGGCAAAAGTCAAAACCTGGAGGGTTCGCGCAGGCCCCGTACAAGATACTATGCGAACATGAAGACATTCTGGTATTCACCTACGGAAAGACCACCAAGAACTCGGCCAACCGCATGACATACAACCCACAAGGGACGACCAGTTGCAACATAGCAATGAAGGGGAAAACGGGAAGCACCGAACACCGCAAGGGGCGATCGACCCAAGCAGACTACGTACAGACCACCACGAATTACCCACGCAGTATTCTGAAGTTCGGTAACGAAGGACGCGTGAAGCACCCAACCCAGAAGCCTCTGGCGCTGATTGAATACCTGATCAATACATTCTCAAACGAGGGCGACGTTGTGTTAGATAACTGTATGGGATCGGCTACCTCCGCGGTAGCGTGCATCAATACGAACAGAAAATATATAGGATACGAGAAAGAGGTGATATATTACAACGTGTGCAACGAGCGCATTGGTATTGCGGTCGATGCGGTGGGGGCAAAAGAAACAGGATCAGAGGAGACATAATTAGAGTAGGAGTTCATCGTCTGTCCAGGTAGGCACCTGACGCATCAAGTGCAAATAGCACAGGGAACTGCAAATCATCATATTTTGATATATTTTTTATGCAGTCAATTGTGACGCATAGACCACGACGAATCGTGTATTCTGGATACTCGCTCTGAACCATATCTACGAACTCTGATAGGTGTGCGGAGCCCAGCTGGACAACGCCCTTGCGAATGTCGGACTCTACTTTACCCTCTACGATGATAATCTCTTTTTTCACTGGATCTGCAAACAGTATGTCGGGACGATTCATCGTTCTTCCCACGCTCACGGATTGTCCGTTTTCAGACAATACTGAAGTCAATGCGCAACCACCATGGTTGGAGAATATCGTAGCACACGATGACGTCATCTGGCACAGAATCGTCGCCAACTTTTCGGTCATGCTATGCTCAACAACAAAATATTGGGATGGTAGTGGAGGTGGGACAGGATTGACAGTGATACCATCGAATTCGATATGTAGTCCGTGGATGGAGTACCACAACTTCGACTTGGGACACTTATCAAAGTACTCTTGTAGCACGTTGTGATTTGTAATGATGTTCCGACTGTTTGGCTCCAACTTGTCGACCGCATTCAGTAGTCCGCTCAACAAACCCACGTTGGGGTCATGTGATATTTTGCCCGCAAACGCATTCTTTCCTTTGTCCAGCTTTATGCTGACATCAAATACATGGGTTAACACGCGAGTTTTCACGTTCAATAAACGTCGGTGCGCAAGTTTTACGCTGACATTACCCTTTTTTTCGGGAATATTATTCTTACATTGTATCATATCGTCAACCGAGATAAAGGGACCGATCTCCATCACGGTGCCCATATCGGTGATACTATTTACAACATCATTACTGTTCATGAACAGACGTATACCGATGGTTGTCATCAACTTGAATCCGAATACAGCCGTCGGAGTGAGCTTGGTCAGCGTCCAGTTCGCGTCGTGGGATCCCCGGGTACCGAGCTCGAATTCGCCCTATAGTGAGTCGTATTACAATTCACTGGCCGTCGTTTTACAACGTCGTGACTGGGAAAACCCTGGCGTTACCCAACTTAATCGCCTTGCAGCACATCCCCCTTTCGCCAGCTGGCGTAATAGCGAAGAGGCCCGCACCGATCGCCCTTCCCAACAGTTGCGCAGCTGAATGGCGAATGGCGCCTGATGCGGTATTTTCTCCTTACGCATCTGTGCGGTATTTCACACCGCATATGGTGCACTCTCAGTACAATCTGCTCTGATGCCGCATAGTTAAGCCAGCCCCGACACCCGCCAACACCCGCTGACGCGAACCCCTTGCGGCCGCATCGAATATAACTTCGTATAATGTATGCTATACGAAGTTATTAGCGATGAGCTCGGACTTCCATTGTTCATTCCACGGACAAAAACAGAGAAAGGAAACGACAGAGGCCAAAAAGCTCGCTTTCAGCACCTGTCGTTTCCTTTCTTTTCAGAGGGTATTTTAAATAAAAACATTAAGTTATGACGAAGAAGAACGGAAACGCCTTAAACCGGAAAATTTTCATAAATAGCGAAAACCCGCGAGGTCGCCGCCCCGTAACCTGTCGGATCACCGGAAAGGACCCGTAAAGTGATAATGATTATCATCTACATATCACAACGTGCGTGGAGGCCATCAAACCACGTCAAATAATCAATTATGACGCAGGTATCGTATTAATTGATCTGCATCAACTTAACGTAAAAGCAACTTCAGACAATACAAATCAGCGACACTGAATACGGGGCAACCTCATGTCCGAGCTCGCGAGCTCGTCGACAGCGACACACTTGCATCGGATGCAGCCCGGTTAACGTGCCGGCACGGCCTGGGTAACCAGGTATTTTGTCCACATAACCGTGCGCAAAATGTTGTGGATAAGCAGGACACAGCAGCAATCCACAGCAGGCATACAACCGCACACCGAGGTTACTCCGTTCTACAGGTTACGACGACATGTCAATACTTGCCCTTGACAGGCATTGATGGAATCGTAGTCTCACGCTGATAGTCTGATCGACAATACAAGTGGGACCGTGGTCCCAGACCGATAATCAGACCGACAACACGAGTGGGATCGTGGTCCCAGACTAATAATCAGACCGACGATACGAGTGGGACCGTGGTCCCAGACTAATAATCAGACCGACGATACGAGTGGGACCGTGGTTCCAGACTAATAATCAGACCGACGATACGAGTGGGACCGTGGTCCCAGACTAATAATCAGACCGACGATACGAGTGGGACC